>ENA-OSBS01000001-OSBS01000001.1-marine-metagenome-genome-assembly--contig:-NODE-1-length-30176-cov-6.157015_pt1 | contig 30176 bp, 31 predicted proteins | sample MGYA00248538_ERZ534178 | MGnify/ENA primary metagenome ERZ534178 (study PRJEB26406, sample SAMN05421893) | marine metagenome | isolation source: Line P, North Pacific Ocean | place: Canada:British Columbia... | reverse complement strand
TTGTAAAACGACGGCCAGTGAATTGTAATACGACTCACTATAGGGCGAATTCGAGCTCGGTACCCGGGGATCCCACTACAAGTCGATATTGTATTGGGCGAAGAACGATGCCCCGCGCGATAAATACAATGAAATCCGGACCAGCACTGTTGACCACTTTATCGAGGAGAGTCTGAAGGGCGCGACGGAATTTGATCTGGCGAATGTGCTGCTCCAGCTGTACAAGGATCGATTTATTTGTGTTAGCATCAAGAATAATATTTGGTACGAGTTCAAGAACCACAAGTGGGGCGAAATCGATAGCGGCAACACGCTGCGGTTGGCGATTTCGAAGGAAATGCACCAGCGCTATACACTGAAGATTCAGGAGTGTGTCGATCAAATGTGTGCGCTGAGCGACGATGATCCCAACAAAGAAAAGATCCATAAGAAAACCCAGATCTTGTCGGATATTGCGAAGATGTTAAAGCGAACCAATCACAAAAACAATATTATGCGAGAGGCACGGGAACTCTTCTACGATTCCAACTTTTTGGAGCAACAAGACGAAAACAATAATCTCATTTGCTTCAACAATGGCGTCTTTGATTTTACTGCGAATGTATTTCGCGATGGCAAACCGGAAGACTACATTACAAAGTGTACTAATATTGACTATGTGCCGCTTAACAAGGTCAAAAACAAAAAGTACATCAAGGAAGTCCAGGCGTTCATTGAGCAACTGTTTCCGGTAAAGGAGCTCCGCGATTACATGTGGGAACACTTGGCATCGACCCTGATCGGTACCAACGAGAATCAGACCTTTAATATTTACACCGGAACTGGAGCTAATGGTAAATCGAAGCTGGTAGACCTCATGTCGCTATGCTTAGGAGAATACAAGGGCACGGTACCAATCACGCTGATCACCCAAAAGCGCAACAGTATTGGCGGGACGTCGTCGGAGGTAGCGCAGTTGAAGGGAAAGCGCTATGCTGTAATGCAGGAACCGTCGAAGGGTGATGTGATTAATGAGGGTATTATGAAGGAGATTACTGGTGGTGATCCAATTCAAGCCCGTGCGCTGTTCAAAGAAACGATCACATTTGTCCCGCAGTTCAAGCTATGTGTGTGTACCAATACACTATTCGATATCAAGAGCACGGATGATGGCACCTGGCGCCGCATTCGGGTCTGCGATTTCATGTCGAAGTTCAAGGAGAACCCAGTGGACGGTGACCCGGATTATCCGTATCAGTTTCCTATCGACAAAAAAATTGACGCGAAGTTTGAAAAGTGGAAGATTCCATTCATGTCTCTCCTTGTAGAGATTGCGAAAGTGAAGAAGGGATTGGTGAGCGACTGTAAAATTGTCATGGGCAAGAGTGATAGCTACCGAAAAGACCAAGACTGTATCAATGAGTTTGTGGAAGAAAAGGTGGAGAAGCGCGAAGGCGGCAAGATCAAGAAGACCGAGATCTACGAGGTGTTCAAACAATGGTACACGCTGGAGCACGGCAAGAACGTGCCAAAGGGTAAGGAGCTGTATGAATACATGAACAAGAAGTTTGGTAAGTATAAGACGGCTTGGCTTGGCGTAGCCATATTATACGAAACAGAAGACGACGAAATCGAAGATTGCTAAGTAAAAAATACTTGTTTGAACTAGTATAAATGTTAATAATAATTAAATAAAAAATGGAATAAATTTTTTATTTAAAAAGTTTTTTAAAAGTTTTTTATTAAAGGTTTTTTATTCAATTGATTGTTTTTCAATATTATTTTTTTTGAAATAATCGGTTAAAAACATTCTGCCTTCATGGAACATGGAGAGAGAAATAATGGCTTTTGCCATTCCAATTCCTTGTCCACGAAATATACCACTCAATCCAAATTTTCGGCTGTCAACGGCAACCTCTTTTATTGCCTCTATAAATCCAATTGGTTTTTGCTTTATAGCAGATGTTTGCATAATAACTTCTAAGCGTGAAAGTGGATTTGTAACAACCACATAAATAGGCGAGACAATAACAGACGAAATCAAATTGGAGGTACTGTTAGATAATTGTGTATTCGAATCCAGTCTTTTATTTATATATTTTTGTAGCTGTGGTTGACCGACTAAACCGAGTGTGGCACTCGCCAAGGAGTGTCCCATCAAAGGAACCGTGCCTCTAAAAAGTGGTCTAAAATTACGTTCTTTGCTTTCTTTCAGAATTTCGCGAATCGGTTTTTCTACACCAGTTTGTTTGAAATAAGCCCGCTGTTGTTTTTCAATCATGCGTACAGGATTAATAAAAGGCGCAGATAAAATAGATGCGGTGGTTGCTGCTAGCATCCCAGGTTCGTCTTCTTTACTAATAAATGAATATCCAAGAAAAAATCCAAATTTGGGAATTCTTTTTATTCCTACTCCAACTAATCTGGGAACTAATCCAGACATTGATGTTGATAATGGTGATTTAATAAATATTTTTTTGGCTTCACTTGTAGCTATTTTTGGCGATACGGTGTTTCCATTTATGTCTTTTGCGTATTGTTGAACAAGTTGTCTGTATGCTGTTACTGGATTATCAATAACAGTTTGGAACGCAGAGCCACCTAAATACGCTACCATAGTTTGAAATGGACTAATGTTGTTTTTACCAACTGTAAAATAATCATTAAACAATGATGTTTTAGATGTCATTATATATATATATATATATATATAGTTTTAGAGGTATTTTTCAACGCGTTCAATCGGATCTTTTGTGCTTGTGTACTTTTTTCCTAAAAAATAAATTAATACTAATAAAATAATACGTCCAATCAAAAAGCCAATTATATCATAAACAGGTACCGCTTTTATCTTTAATCCAATTATATTTTGAATAATGTGTTTCAAAAATATAGCAAATATAACACTAATAACACCAAAATAAGCAGCAATTATTCCTAAATCAAGAATTTTATCTTTAAAAAAGAAACTTAAAAATCCGCGCATTTCATCATCGCCTAATAAGAAAATCCCGCCAAAAAGAAAACTAAAGATTATAAAATAAATCATAGGTAAAATATGATTAATAACGAGTGGAGATTTTACTAAAACAGTTTTTCTTTTAGGAACTAAATAACTTATAATACCCAATAATCCAGTAAATACAATAACACCGCTATTGAAAATTAAAAATTCTTTACGTGATTCTTGGTATGTTTTATTTTTTAGTTTTTGGTCACCAGATGTTTCATTTTTTGTAGTTTCATAATGAGTTTTATATAATTCTTCGTGTGAATATGTCATTTTATAGTTAATACTATTAATATAAAGAGAGAAATTATGTGTTAATACAAACAATAATACAAATAATAATACAAATAATAATATTTGTATTATTAAAATAAGTAATAATTTTATGACAAAAGAAGATTCTCAAAATACAAACACATGTAGCTATTGTATGAATGATCCTAAATCGCACTCTTTTTCTTGTTTTCAATCAAATGTTAATGGCTATCATTTATACAAAACAATAGTAGTGGAATCTATTTTGTATAACAAACCCGATACAATAATTCATCATATTGAACACGATCCTTACTTAAACAAAGATATTCAATGGAATTGGATCATCGATTTGACCAACGCAAGTTGCAAGCATTATATGGCTTTAAATACTGTACGGGAAATTTCTAAATGGATAAAAAGAGAGAAAGACAATAAATGTAAAGAATTACAAGAAATAAAAATTATTGGAGATAATCCTCTTCTTATAACGCCGCTTGTTTTATTAGCAAAAATGTTTTTACCTAATCATATAAAAATTATTCGTGGTCGTAATCAATAAATGAAACGGATTTAAAGAAGCACCGACTTAAAGCACCGGCAAATAACGCATGACATCATTATCATAAACAGTAACATTAAACACCTCGTTATATCCTTGAACAAATACATTATCGCCATCATAGAGTTTATCGCAGCCATATTCGTTTGTACAGCTGCGTTTGCCGCGTGAAATAGGAAGCTTAATATTATTGGTTTCGCTCATGGTGTAATATTGCCAGAGGTCGCGACCTGTTATAAGTGGACGACCCATGAGCGGCAAAATGATCTGCTTATTGTTGGTAGATGTAAGAATACCCATCTGGCGATAATTGGAATCAAACCCTTGTGTTCGTACATTAATCGGCATAACATACATGTCATTTTTAACAGGGGGTACATAGGGATTCAACAGCACATCGCCACGGACATCACTGGTTGCTAAATTAGGATTCTGTCGAACCATTGCGGATTGACCTAAAAAATCTACAGGCATACCCAAAAAAGAACTGGAACCAATATTTGTACTACTTGGTAAGTTCATACCCATATTCGTATTTCTTCGAGATTGACTTTGCCATTGATCCTTATAAAAAACAAAATACGCTAATATAAAAATTATTATAAACATAAAAAAAATTGTAGTATTTTCAATACAAAATACACCTGGAGGACATGTTTTCATAATATTATATATACTAAAGTAATATTATATTATGAAAAATAGGGATCGATTATCGACTTAAACTTAGCTGGAAGCACCCTTAACCGCGCTAGCGCCACCGCCTCCCATCATTCCATTGAGTTTGTCGAGCATTCCAGTAAAGCGGTCCAAGTTGAGACCTTGCATCATTTTTTCGGCGTTTTGGACAAGTGGACCAATTGATTCCATCGCCTTAGCCAAGTTTTCTTGCTGACTCATTAATTTCTCTGTATCTTGAGTCATTTTAGAAAATCCCTTATTACCAATCAACTTGTTAAGATTGTTGTAGGCTGCTTGTTGTGTGGATTGCGTATCGATAGCATCATCATCGTCATAGTCTTCGTCTACTTCCACAGTTTCGCTCATTTCATAATCAATAGGTGCCATGCCATCTCTCTTTTTTTCTTGTGGTCCAAGGTTCATTAATTTTTTCATTGCGGCACTTTGTTTATCACCATTATTCTCTTCCTCATCATTTTCATCATCATTATGAGTTGTAGTTACCTTTTTACCGGTTGACTTTTTTGCTATTGTTTCTTTTCCTTTTCCTTTTCCTTTTCCCTTTGTTTTTTTTCTCTCTTTATCTTCTTCTCCTGCCATCCCTTCAATAGTGGATTTCACCGAAATAATGTTACTGAGAATGACAGCAACGAGCATGATGACCCCCATGTTTTTGGTGAAATAACGCATAGCAAAGGCAACCACCACAAAGAGAACCACGGCGTTGAAGTTCTTGACCGACAAAAATCCTAAAACTGTGCTGATACCCAAAAACAGCATTACATACAGAAAATATTTGTTGTTGGTAACAGTCATAAAATTACTGTGAACCTTTGTACCCATTTTGGTAACTTCTGGAAAATCTTTGGTAAAAGAACCTAAACCTAACTTGGATGTTAAATTCGAATTTCTTTTACTATTGCGATTTGTATTGTTTTTTCTTCGATTAGCACTGCTCATTTTATATATAATAATTAGAAAAAATTGAAAGTTAAAAACAATAGATAATATAATACACATATACTTCCTTGCTTCCCTTTACGTGACTATTCAACAAATAATCAATAAACAATTAACAAAATGGTTTCAAATACTATTGCTCAGGATCCTCGCCTGATTGCTATCATTGCTAAATGGATTCCTGAATTTGGAAAAACAGCGGATTCTGCTGAAAATGTAGAATCACAATGGTTTGTTATGGACATTATCACACGTGATGAGTTCTTTGATGATATGGAAGAAGTAACAACCACACTTGATTTTTACAAAACCAATTATAATGGTAAGAAAGAACATATAAAACTAGCACTTGTCCAACCTAGTTTGCTGCCAACTAAAGAATTGATTGCTGTTGATCATACATATAATATTCGTTTGATCCAACGATTGTGGCGCAAAAAACAGAAAAAGTAGAAAAACAAAAAATTTATAAAAAAACATGAAAAATAGAAATTTCAAATTTTTATAAAAACTTATGAATTTTTATAAAAATCTTATTTTCTTGTTTTTTTTTCTTGTTTTTTTTTCTTGTTTTTTTTCTATTTTTACTTTATTTTCGATTTTTTCGACTTTTTCTGTTTTTCCTACTTTTTCTGCCTTTTTTACTTTTTTTGTTTTTGTTGTGATTTTTACGTTTATGAGTTTTGTTTTGGTTTAAAGAAATACCTCTACCTCTAGCTAAGGTTGTGCTGCGATGTTGACGAACAGCACTATAAACATATCCACCTTTTTGCGTACTTGATCCTGATCTCATTATATATTGTAAAGAGAGAAATAAATATAACAAATATAATAGCTGTAATAATTACGCGACAATCATGTTATACAAACTTTTTAACATAGCAATAATATAATTATAAAAAACTAATAATCCTAACACTAGTAAAAAGCCTATATTAAATCGCGAATAACCTAATCTATAATAAATAAACAATCCTAAATAAACCACAAATACAACTATTAATAATTTTTTAATAATAGAATTAAAAAAATCAACTGTTGTAAGATGATTATATTCATATTGTGCTAAGCGTTGATTAATTGCTATCTTATTATCATCGTATACAATTTTTTTATCCATCTCTTTGTTTTCTTTTTCAAATTTTTTGACTAATTCTTTTGTTAATTCCATATTAAGTTTTGCTTTTTCCATATTATCAAATGCGGTTTCTAATTGTAAAATTTGTTTATTTATATCTTGGCTTAATTTTTCTCCACTTTTGTTTGCTGCTTCACTAATTTCTCGCATAGCCTCATTATGATAACCTGCGTCACCAAAAGCCGCTACATAATATGCTTTTTTTGCGGTTGCGAGTTTTTCATCATAGTCTTCATCTACTTTTTGTAAATCCTCATATTCTTTTTTTAATAAACCGATTCTTCTTTCTTTTCGACAATCGGGTCCACATAATATATAATCATTTGCGGCATTCAACAATTTGTTCATTTGTTCCATATCAACAAAACTCGATATATCCAAATTTTGTATGTTTTGTAAACTATCTGTATCTAAATTTAATTTTGATAAATCCAAATCCATTATGTTTATTTACTAATATATATAAACATAAATTTAAAAATCTTTAAAACTAATAAGTTGACCAGTATTTAAATTAATTTACAGATGCTGGTTCCGATGTTGAGTTAGAACTTGTATGGGGAATACATTTATCTGTTTTTTTATTATATGTTGTATGAGGACCACAACATTCTTGTCCTATACATCCAGCATTTTTCAAAACACTGCCCGCGGTTTTTATACCTCGTTGTATACCACTAAAATCTGCTTTCAAGACCGCATCTATTTTTTGATCTTGTAATTCATCATATTGCACAAGTGACATTCCACCATCTTGAAAATCAAAATCATAACTGTTGAAATTCATATTATTTCGTATTGATAAGTCATAAGCATTCAAAATGATACGATATGTTCCATAGACTAAAATACCAGCCATTACTATCATCAATAAATCTTTTATAATCAAACGAAAACCACTATTGCTCTCAGGTGCACTAAAGAATTTTATTCTTAGTAAGAAAAATATAGCAACTGATGGAAGTGCTACAAACAAAATAAGTTTTAAAAATTTTACATACTCATCATAGCGGTCGCTTTGATACATGTTTAGTTCCGCCATTCGCAATTTATTATCCTTTTCTGTTTTAAGCACATCAATATGACCCTTCGCGTTTGATAATTCATCCTCAACCATCTTCAAAGCAGTGATTTGATGTACTAAATCATTGCGCGAATTAACACTTGAACGCACTGAATTATCGTACATTTGATTGAGTGATTTAAACATAGCAACACGCGCATTGGAAACCTTGTTTATTTTTTCAATAAGATCTGCTTGACTGGTTTTAGATAATGATTGATTATTTATATCATCGTTTGAACCTAAATAGCCAGTTCCTTTTAAATATAGTTGTTCATCCCATCCTTGATCACCTCCTGTAACTTCAAGTCGTTGTGTATCACCATTTTTTATTATTTTTGCTGTATAATCATTGCCTGATCGTATCATTTCTGAGTAACTTATAATATAGCCAGCGCCACTAACACTTGTAAATGATATATTTGATGGCAAGTCAACAGTTTTTGTTTTTTCAGATGAAGAACCTATAAAAATATTTTCACTCACAGTAGAAATAGAATTTTGAATAATCGATTCATTCAATTCATTGTGAAGCTGCTTTTCTAAATTTTGTAATGTTTGAAGAGCATTAATAATATCTTCACTGCTTTGTGAATTTGATACATTCATTGTACTCATTTATATGTATATATATATTTAACAATATAAATTAGCAATCGAATGATTATTAATTTATATCTTAATTTATATCTTAATTTATATCTTAATTTATATCTTAATTTATATCTTAACAGTCTAAATATTCATTCAATCAGTAAATTCAATCAGTTATAATAGTGGTTTTGCTTTACAACTATTAATACATACATGGCAATATAATAAACAGTTAAAAGAAGTAAAATTACAATTATTGAATTACCAAATAAGTATATAATAAAAATTGTGCCAACAATTACAAAAAACAAAAATATCATTAATTTTTGCATTTGAATATTTTTAACTGAATCACTCACAATTGCATCTTCTGTTACTATATTCGATTTTCGTCCTTTGATAACTTTCATAATACGTTCATAATTTTCGATTGTTTTTTGATATTTATCTCTTTGTTTGGGTTGATGATCATCATATTTTTCGGTCTTCTTCATGTTTTGCTTCATATTTGTAGCCAAAGAATGACCCAATGCCATTAGACGCTTGTTAATATCTCCTAAACCGATTTCTGTATCTGCGTTTAATCCATCGCATATATTGCTTGGTGGTATTCCATTTTTCAAAACACAATTACTATTTATAAGTGTAGGTGATACAACTGTAACACTTTTATTACATGGCTCGGCATTTTTTATTGCTGGTACTACTAAATAAAAATCAACATTATCATTCGCGACCTTTTTTGCTTGTGGAAATATACTAGTTTTAAACCAGTATTTATTTGTATTATGATGATGAGCGAAACCAACTGCCTGAACTTCTATACAATATTCTTTAGCATCAGCAAGATTATCAAAATTTTTTTGGACTTTATCATAACCAGGTGAGTCAAAATTACTAACTTTGAAAAATTTTATTTCCTCAACTCCATCTTGTCCAGTAAAATCAATCTGATTTGTTGGATATTCATATATGGTGTATTTCTTGTCTTTGACTCCCTTTTCGGCATAATACATCTTTCCTAAATGCATACTTGATGGAATTGGTGGTGGTTTAACATTTTCATAAACATAATTACACCATGGACCACCTCTGGTATCTCCATAAATCATTTGTAGCCACCAATTAGTTTGACATTTACCTTCGGCTGAGCCGTATTTTGTGGTTTCCTCCCAACTATCTGAACAAAAACATTGTGCACCACCATCTTCCTGAACGTCCTGAAGACCAAAAAACTTATGATCTTTACAAGCCACCGAACACGAGTTTTCATGAAACCACCATTGTCCATCGTCGATGGTTACATTCATAGCACGAGCCCAATTATCTCTATATGGACCTCTTACAGCTAAATGATCAGTAGTATAATAAGCACCATCTGTGAAGTCAGCCACATAAAAATTACGGCGATCTTTAGCATTGGTTCCGATATTCTCTGGCAATGTAGACGATTGAATATTCATCGAATACGTTTCAAGCAACTGATTCAACTCTATATCTAAAGCATCCATATTATTTTGGTTGTTTCCTGAAACATTTATATTTTTTAAAACTTTTCTCTCAGCTTCTATTTCTCTTTTTTTTTGTATCTCTGCTTTTATTTGACTCATATTTTGTCCCATCTTTTGTTTACTATATATATTTACTAAAAGATTATTATATTAAAAATTCTAAAAACCAATAACGGCTTTTTTTCATTTTTAAATTTTGTCTAATATCTTGATTAACTTTATCTTGCGTATTATTTTCATTATACAACTTGTGTAAAATTTGACGATCATTACTTAATTTTTGATACGCTGTACTGTAATCAATATTATTGAAATTTAATTTACTTTCGTAATCCAAATTCTTTCTGGAAATGAGCTTATCTTGCTTTTCCAATTCATGAAGCTTGTTATGAATAGCCCCATTAAGATTATTCAATGTTTCTACCAATCCTTGTAGAGCTTTCATATTTTCACTATTATTTTGAGAAGCAATTGATACCATATGTGAATTCATTTCAGCGTCTAAATTATTTATTCGTAAATTATTATCAATTGCTGTAGCATAATAACAATTAGTAGATTGACCACCAATAAGAGGTTCATCTGAAGCACCTGTAAATTCCACAAAAGAATAAGGTCCTTTATTCAAAGCCATTTTTTTACATTCACTTAACGATAGAGCACCACCTAAAGCGTGTTTCGTTGTGAAAGTTGCGTTTGGTACATCTGTCCATGTTGGTTTTGTCCAGCCATTGAACTTATAATTAACCGATGTAGGACCTCTATTATTATATCCACAACCAGTTTCTAAGGAATGCCCGGATGATTCAACAAAATTTTGTGTATTTACGATTTCTTGTAATTGTTGTGGCGTTTCAATTCTTGCCGCATTCTGTGATTTTCCAAATTTTAAACACATGTTAGCCGCACAACCACCATTACCGCTATCACTAAATAAAATATAATCACACATGGGATCGTTTAAACAATTCAAAATACAATCCTCTTGACTTATATCCGTTGAAAATAATTTTGGCAAATATGTATCATTCATACTTGAATCTCCTGATAAAACATTACGTTCAATAACCCATTGAGAATTATTGTTTATATTTTTGGCTGTATTAACAAACTCCTGATAAGTATTTTTATACTGACTAAGCAAATTTTCCAATTGTTTTTGATCTTTGCCTATTTTCAAAATATTTGGATAATACTCTTCCTGATTTAAATTTGATATATTTTTAAGTGGGTGATAATTCATATTCGAATTACTATTACTCATTTTATAGTATATATATATTTATTATACTATAAAAATCATATAAATTTATAACGTTCGATTTTTGATTTGAATATAAACAATAACTAAAATAATAACAGCAAAAATAAACTTAGTAAACAACATTAAAAAATTACTTCTATACTCATGCTTATAATTTTCTTTTAATGGCTTACTAGCACCTTGCTGATTTTTTGTATTATTCAACGCTTCTTTTAATTCTTTATTTTGAATTTTTAAAATTTCTAAAATCTCTACATCCTCAGCAATCATTTTTTGTGTTAATACTCCGAAAATTTCTAAAAATTCACTCATTTTACTTAAATCTGTTTTAATCTTTTCTATTTCTTCTAAAGCCTTGTCATAAGCAAGTTTGTTTTTTTCATCTAAATCATGCGAATAATACGCTTTATAATTATTTTTGTATGTATTTATTCTATCATTAACTATTTCTTTTACTTCATCAAAAAAAATTGCTTGTTCAATCAAAAATCCTTCATAATTCAAAAGTATATTATCTTCAATATTTTTATCTGCCATTTCTATGCTATATTATTATGTGATTTTATTATTCTTTTTTCTAGTTTTTACTTATTAATACAAATTCGATACATTGTACTCCTGATCGATGTTGGACTTGGACGAATAATTTTACAAACATCATCAGGTTTCATGCCAATAATTCGTGAAATTAGTTCAAATCGCGAAATTTTTGGAAATTGCGAGTTAGCGCTAATATTATAATCCTTTTTTACTTGAACTGTTTCGTCAGTAGTAAGTTTAGTATGTTTTGGTACTAAATTGTGCTCCATAATATTGAATTGAAGCTCTGCGAGTGAAACAATACTCACCAAAATCTTTTCATTAGCGTAGAGTTGAATAAGCAATTTTGTCAGCGTATCATTGGCCCCATCCTTAGCCACAATAATTAAATAATCATTTGTATTTGCCTTCAACACATTTTCAAGATGATACAAGTCTTCCACTAAATCATGTATATTTTGTGGACGTAAAGCCTTTTCTACACTGTAATTAATATAGAGAGAACTACCATCTACTGCCTTCAATAACATGTCTTGTTTGTTTTGCTGATACAAGACATTGATTTCATTGATCGACGAATTGTTGTAATCCTCAACATTGAACCCAATGGTTCCTAGCTGAGTCAACAAATTTTTGCGCGTTTTATACAATTTTGAAATAAGTCCATATTCTTGATTCAAACTCATGATTCTTTGTGCTATTAATATATATATTTTATTATATATTAATATCAATTTTGTATATCAACAAAATAAAACTATAATTATCAATATCAATATCAATTTACATATTTATCACTTTCTTATTTTTCTAATCTATTTTTCTAATCTATTTTTATAATGATTTTTTTCTTTTTATCTTCATTAGTTCCTTCAGCTTTCTCATCAATTTCTGAATTCTCTTCGCCTAAATTATTTCGCGCACTTTGTTCGTAATTTTCAAGCATCTCTTTTGGTTGGTTAGCGTGATATATTTGAATCTTTGGTACACTTAATGTAATAATATTTGTGTTTTCACCAACATACGCTCCCTTTGGAATTTCTCGTATATCTTTTGTGGTGATTGTATATGCCATCCCATCAATCGATGAAATACTCCATTCCCTGTCCTTCAGCTTATCTTTTGAATAGCGGATTTTATCACCCACTTTGTATTCTACATCCATTACACGCTGATACGAATTAGGAGATGCCTTAATGTATCGAGGCACTTGTTTACCATCTTCCGATATAGGACGATAACTGCCTAAATCATGATAAGGACCTTCGTTTGTTGGTAACTCCGAACTTGTTGGTCCTGGTAGCGGTGGTACCTCTGGAGTTTGTGGCGGTGGTACTTCAGTCGGACTTTGTGGCGGCAAAGGAGGCGAAACTGGTTTATACACAAACTCATTATTGACATTAGGGTTAGGCGATGTAGGATGGAAATCTGGTGATTCTGGCGCGTACGGCGGCGACTGTGGTTTATAGCTTGGCGATGTAGGATGATACACTGGTGATTCTGGCGCGTACGGCGGCGACTGTGGTTTATAGCTTGGCGATGTAGGATGATACGCTGGTGACTCTGGTTGATAAACAAAGCCTTCTGGGTTATACGCAGGTGACTCTGGTGCGTAGCCCGGTGACTTTGGCTCATATTCATCGTACGTTTGTAGTGGCGGTGGTACCGCTCTAAAATCGCGATTATCTTGACCAAACCGTTGCTCTCCTTTTTCTTGTTCTGGTTTCTTGGTCTCCCGCAACGCTTCGCTATTTTCATTAATTTGTTTTGGTGTAATATTTGGATCATGGAGCAATAAATTAATATTATTCGAATAAGACATCGATGTCATTTGATCCACATTCGCATCGGTAATAACACGCATTTGTACATTCATTGCTGCCAACTCCTGTATCAACAATTTAAATGTATATGGGACTCGCACCACACTAAAATCGCGACCATGCTTTGATATATTAATAATACTCAAATTTTCTTCTAATTCTCCATTGAATTTTATAGGACCATCACACATTGGACTTAAAAACAAATCGCGACTCTCGTTGTAAATCGCAATGGTTCCGGTTTTATTACAAACAGCCATAAAAAACTCATCACCGCGATTCAGCATTGAATCCTGCATAAACTTCGACACACCATGCGCAATAACCGTGTCACGCTCCATCTCTCCCATCCGCAAACCACCGTCATTAGCACGACCTTGAACTGTCTGGCGCGTGAGCAATGTGCGTGGACCTTGACTGCGATAATTAATCTTATCTTTCACCATATGCTTCAATCGCATGTAATAAGTGGGACCAATGTAGATAGCACTTTGGAGCTGTTGTCCAGTTTCTCCACTGTACATTACTTCATTACCAGTATTGCTATATCCAGCATCCGCTAACAGCTCACCCAAAATAGAATATTTATCACCCTTGTTCAAAAACGCGGTACAGTCGCCATGCGCACCATAATATAATCCGCATTTACCATAAATAACTTCGACGAGCTGACCAATAGTCATACGACTAGGGAATGCATGGGGATTAATAATAATATCTGGCTTCAAACCATTTTGAGTATATGGCATATCAGACTCGTTGATAATGCGTCCAATAGTACCCTTTTGACCACATCGTGAGCAAAACTTGTCCCCCACCGCTGGAATACGCTCCTCGCGAATTCGCACCTTAGCTACGCGGAATCCCTCTTCACCTTCAGTCATGAAGGCCTTGTCCACATAACCCAACTGTCCTTTTTTGGTGTAAACCGAGGCATCCACCTTCTTATCGGGATCATCAAGTTGTGTAATGGCTTTTCCTATTAGTACAATTTTGTCATCCAATCTGGTGTTCTCTTTAATCAGACCATATTCATCTAAATAGCCATAATCGTAACCGGCTTTTAATCCCACAACCGAGCCTTCCGCCTTTTGAATGTTCATAAAAGATGAATCCACCATGTTACCTTTTACTTTGCTGCTTTCTTCACGGGTTTCATAGCTATTAAAATAACTGGTACGAAACATGCCACGATCCACAGAACCCTTATTAAATAAAATAGAATCTTCCACATTGTAACCATCAAGAGACATAATAGCCACAATAACATTTTCACCATAAGGATGTTTTTCTTTATTGATATGCTTGAGATAGCGACTCTTTACTAGCGGCGTTTGACCATAGTTCAACACCACCCCCATCTTGTCTATTCGATTTTGGAAATTACTATGATAGAGCGAAACACCTTGTTTACTCTGACCACATGAGAAAAGATTACGTGGGAGCTGATTGTTTTCCGGGAAAATAATTTGATTACCCATTACTCCCAAGAGTAATGAGGGGTGAATGTCGCTGTGTGTGTGCTCATTCGGATTGTACTGCTCTAATTCAGCTGATATATACGCGTTATTTTCTTCGGAACAATCAATATATTCAATAATACCCTGTTTTGATCCCAATTCATTTGCATCAACAGTTCCATAAAGCTCCTTCATGCTACTCACCACATTATTGTATTTGGCATTTGGTTTTAATTTATTAAATCCATAAATTAATTCACCCCATATTACATCGTCTTTTTTGATCTGTATTGTCGCATGCTTTTGTTCCAAACTTAATCGATTCTTTTTAGTGTAAAACACAGGGCGACACATGCGTCCTTCATCTGTAAACACTTCAATTGTCTTCTTGTCCATATTCCACGAAATACTGGTATATATAGGTACCACTCCAATGCGTTTGTAGAATCGTAGCACGGTCACCAATTTTTCGGGTTTATCGCACATGCCGACCCAGGCACCATTTACAAATACCTGAATATGCTTTGCCATAAACTCCAGCGATGACTCATTCAACATTTTGAGAAACGTGGTCTTCTTCATTAACACTATCATTTCTTCGCGGGAATAGCCGACCGAGATCTTGGCCCCCATCGCCATGTGTTTATGGAGCCCCACATTGCCTCCATCTGGAGTATCGAGCGGGTCAATGATACCCCACTGCGAAGCGTGGAGTCGGCGTGGTCCGACCACCTTAGCACTGGCGTCGAGCGGTAAGTTGATCTTGCGCCGTTGTGACAACGCAGAATTAAACGAAAGACGATTCAAATCCTGAACAACACCGGGTCGTTTTGTATGCACTTCGGCGCCCCAGTTACCCTTGAACGCCTTTTTAAATCCAATTTCCACATCGCGATCTTTAAAAAACTCCTTATAATTGTTTTCAATCAAATTGGTAAACTGTTGATCTTGATATTGACCTGCGTGATAATAGTACTCTTTATCAATCTTTTGAAATATATTGTTTTGCATAATAGCATAATATTCTTTAAAGAGACTATAGAGCAAATTTCCAGTGGTTTCCACCCGCTTATACATAAAGTTATCGCGATCTGTCGGTGCTTCCTCGCCACGTGCCAACAAAAGCAATTTATTCACCATATGTCCTAAAAAGAGCGCTTTGTCACTGAAATTGAGCTCTCCTACGTGCGGTAAAAAGAAATCCGAGAGAATCTGGAGGACGTGCGCAGTGGTTTTTCCTTTGGTAAAAGTAGCAATATATTTGAGCGCAAGATCTTGCGTAAAAATTTTGCCAGCATCATGGACACATGGTCTTAAATCATCCAAATAATCACGATTAGCTTTCAGGTCGAGAAAAACATGCTCCACAATAGCTTTATCCGAGATGACACCAAGTGCACGCATCACAATGAAGAGTGGCATCGGTTTTCGCACGTTTGGAATCACTACCACAATTTGATTATTGGACTGCGTTGGCAACGGGGTCACCATCCGCACTGCTGTAGTACGAATCGGCTTTGAGGCATCTTCCGATGCCGATTTAATCTCAACTGAATAATTATACATATCACTGTAATTCGTACGAGAATACAGGACATTATTGGCAAATTTTTCCTGGCTGACAATCACCTTTTCTTTCCCATCAATAATAAAATAACCTCCAATATCTTCTGTGCATTCTCCCATCTCAAATCCTACTTTGGGACTTAGTGTTTTCAACACACACATATCAGAATGAAGCATAATTGGAAATCTCCCTAAAAAGATTTTTTCTAGAGAAAGCGATTGTTCTAAAACATTACCAGATTCGCTCACTATTTTGAATTCAATATCAACGTCATAGTGGATTGACATACCATAGGTCATGTTCCGCAACCGTGCTTCATTTGGGAACAAGTAATGGACATAATCGTCGTCGTAGACAATCGGCTTACCGTAGTGAAGTTTAGTACCATCTTTGCCTCCTAAATAAAGTTTACATTCTAATCGGAATTCTTTTGTTTGTTCGTCTTGTTGCTTCATAATAGTAATTGGATTACGTTCTTTAAAAATTTGGGAAATTCCTTTTTCAAAAAAATCATTGTATGATGTAAGCTGATGATCTACTAAAAAATGTTTATTCCCTTCAAACATCTTATCAATTAGAGAAAATAATGTATCAGAATTCATTTAATATAATATAATATGATATAAGTTATTCTCTAAACTTTTTTAGAAAAAATGTTTGATCAAAATAGGGGAATGTTTTCCCCTAGAACCCCTTATTTTATTTCTTTTTCATTTGTAAAAAAGAGATAAAAACTAATTATTATTTTTTATTATTTTTTGTTATTTTTTTAATTTTAAAAAGCTTAGTTAGCGTAGTACATCATCAATCCAATAAGACCAAACATCACAACATAAGGCAATAGGAGGAGGAACCACGAAAGGCGTTTGTAGCCGGCCTTACAAAATACATTGAGGAGCCAAGTAAAGAAAAGAATGTAGAGGAGTTTCAAGACAAACACACCAGTGGTATTATTCACATAGCATGAGAATTTTCCGAGACAATAATTAGAAGTATTTCCTAAATTTTGAACAACAGCAATGACGAAAAACACCATTGAAATGACAAAGTAGATTGATGCGGGAGTACACAAATCTTTAAAATCCTTAATAACTTTAACCATAGCGATTTATACTATATGCTATGAAAAAAAAGTTATTAAATTTATAAAAGTTACCAACTTTAAAAATTGAAGCATAAATAACTAATACTAATATAGTTACTATGTCCTAGGCTATCATGATAACACGCACAATAACGCTAAATGAAATAAATGATTTTATTATTGCCGAACTAGAAAATATCTTTGTTGAAAAAACTTTTGAAAAAAAACTTTTTAAAAAAAAACTTTTTAAAAAAAGTTTAAACAAAAATGAAATAAATGAAAAAATTTTTAATTATTCAAAAAAACACCAAAAATTTGGAATCGTTCAATTTCGCAAAAATAAAAACGATTCACATATAAAAATCCATTTTATTGGATGTCGTTACGGATTCGATTTTTACAACAATGACCAAAGCACTGAAACAACCGAAACAACCGACGAATGCTGTGTGTGTTATGAAAAAACCCAAGAAGTTATACATTGCGGACACAAAATATGCGGAAGCTGCGTAACCGAAATCATGAACCATAGCAAAACCATAAACTGTCCTATGTGTCGCAAAAACCATGAAATCAATGAGGGGCTAAAAATAAACTATCCTATGCACCTTGTAACCCTGCTATTTAATTAAACTAATTATAGAAAACAAATAAAAAATATTAAATATAAAATTTTTTCTTTTTTTCTTTTTTTCTTTTTTTCTTTTTTTCTCTCTATTTGGGGCAAAGTACTTAGGAGCATCGTCGAAAATCTGGCGCCACTCTGGTGGTCATTCCATGATCACGTCGTGAATCCGCAGCATCAGGTGTGGCAATGGACAGTCTCGAGTAGCGTGCTTAAATACGGCAATTGTTATTACGACTGCGTCGCAACCTACCGTGAGTGAAACGCTATTGAGGCTTAGCGCTTAAAAAATTGAAATGCTTTTTTTTGGACATGGAAAAAGCAATACCAACACCTCCAAAAGCGACTTCGCTCTCACGTGCTCAAAGCAAAACTTCCTTTCAAAATCTTCATTCTCTCTTTGCTAAAAACAAAAACACTCTAAAACTTCAAAAAACATGTATTCTTCTTCTACTACTAACCAACCACTGGATCGCCGTATCGATGTCGGATTCGAAATTCACGGATTGTGCTGGCACGAGACTATCAAGCAGGTTCCAACGAACACCAAGGTCGCAGCACTAAACTCTCAGTTTGAAAACTTAACCGGATCGCGGCCATCATCGACGACGCGACACTTGTACTACAACGGTGTCAAAATCAACGAATACACAACGCTCTCGCAACTGCTCACACCAGAACAAACGAAGATCACCTTCAACTTTGTCTGGGAGGACAAGGAAGTGATTGACGTACAATTCCTCATTCACGATTCAGACTGGACACAGACAATACGCGGGGTTTCCAAGGAGACCACGGTGGGTGCCCTCAATCTCAACTTTGGGTTTCTCACCTGGACTTTGGTGCCTGAATTCCAAAACCGAGACAAGGTGCGCTGGGTCTACTACAAAGAATACAATATTGAACCAGATACAAGAGTTGGAGATTTGGTCGATTATGGCGCAAGAAACATCACGTTCCACTTTGTTTGGATTCATCCAGATGAACAAACAATGCTTCCCTGCGATGAGGAGAACATTGCCGAATTCTTTCGGGAGCAAGAGGAAATCGAAGAACAATTCCTTCACGATCTGGATCTCTACTACGAGGATCAACTCTACACGGCACAGGATTATGCTCAGCGCAGACCCATGTTGAATCATATGAGTTACGCAATGGCCGCACAAAAGGCAGCGGTCGAAAAGCATCACAATACGGCATCTAAATCCGTCTCATTCGCGATTCCACCGCCACCAGCGTTTTCCCCAGAACATACACAAGCGTTCAGCATGTGTATTCCGCGCGTGTTCCCAAACATCAATGAACGCCGTGTTCACGCCATCTTCTACAATCTCGGCTACCCCGAAATCGAGGAAATCGACTTTGTCAAGTGCGAAGGACGCAACAAGCGCACTGGGCAGTCAGAGGCCTACAACCGTGTCTTTATCCACTTCAATGCGATGGAGATTTCCTCTCAATCAACAACAATACACACAAGTATCCGCAAAATCCTCAATGGTGAACGGGTCAAGATCATGTATGACGAACCATGGTATTGGATGGTGAGCCTCAGCAGATCAACGCGCCCGGAAAAGCGCCCAGTACCGCCGAAAATTGTGCTCGAATATCCACGCGAAAAGATGACGGAGAGCCAAATATGGAATCAGGATAAAATCTGGAGTTCATACCACGGATACTGGTAGATTAGTTAGATTTAGATAGCGCCTTAACATATTCATACTCAATAAACAACCTTCAAAACAAAATTTCGTGTCTCGTGTCTTTAACCCCCGTAGATTATCTTCCCTTTTTTTATTATTTTATTCAGTTTTCTCTCTTTAAAATAGTTTTTGAAAGAGAGAAATATTAATAAAAAATCTAAACCTTTATAACTTAGCTACTCTTTGCTGGGCATACTTAACAGCATCCTCAGGATCCACAAGCGCAGGTAAATAATTTCTACTTCCAGCCTTACCAATAGGCTGGATACTTGGATCAGGGTTCACTGGTGTGTTTCCACCAACGGCAGATTCATACAAGCTCTTAATACCATACTCTATTTCGCGACCCATATTCACTAAACCTTGAGGTAATCCATATGGGGGACCTCCAGGACCACCACCACTCATATATATTTTTTTAGTATGTCTTTTAGAATGTCTTTTAGAATGTCTTTTAGAATGTCTTTTAGTATGCCGCTTAGAATGTTTCTTATGAAGTCGTTTTTTACTTTTACGCGTTCTTCTTTTCATTTTTTTAGTTGCTCGGCGACGGCGCTTCTTGCCTCCTTTCATCAACATATATGGAGATGTAATAGTGCTATTTGTTGGATCTGGTAAAAAAGGATGTTTATTATACGTGTAACGCGGGCCTAAATTTTGTGCTGCTTTGTTGAAAGTGGTAATAGATTTTGTACAAGGCGCTAAACTTGCTGGTTGTAATGCCATTTTAATATATATATATTAATAACATTTTATAATAGGGGAAGTGCCTTCCCCTAAAACCCCTTGCTACTAAATTTTTCTATTTTTGGGATCAAACCCTTTTCTAAAAGGGTTTTTATTGGATATCTACATGGGTCAACATATGTCGCCGACAGCAGACATTGGTGAGCCTCAACTGGTCAAGGACTTCACCCTCTGGCGTCTTTTCCACCTTTTCTTTATTCAAATAAATCACTGAATCGGTATCAATATCCTTTGATATTTTGATGCGACGCACCTCTTTTTGATAGTAGCGGTACTTGTCCGCCAAAACTTCTCCACACGTAAAACACTTGACTGGAATGATCATGATGAATTTGCTGCGATGTATATATTAGTTATAGTATTTTTAATTTAAATCAATTTTTAAGCTTTTTTTTAAAAAAAGCTTGACCAAAAAGAGAAAAACAATCTTAGCAAAAAATTTTATAAAATGTATAAAATAATATTTATTAAAATTATAATGATGAAAATAAAATAGCAAGGGGGTTAAAGGGGGACATGCTGTCCCCCTAAAAGAGTGACTTAATATCTTCGAAAATGCGTATTGCGTTGCGAGCACCTTCGCCAATAAGCTGCTCAATAACAGATGGTTCTACCTGCTCCATGCCAAAAGACATCGTATATTTAATATGATTATCATGTGGATGTTCCTTAATAAATCCTAAATATGAGAGTCGCTTGCTCCCTTCTACAAAACTGACATACAAAACATCCGCAAGCACTTTCCCAAGCGTATGATCTTCGTTTTTGATTGTAACATCAAACGCATTTGGGAGTGTAGATATACTACTGCTAACAATGACTTTATCACCATATTCACTAATCAATTTATTTAGTTTGTCAATCATAATAAGACACGCGCTGTTCAAAAGCTCAACGTTGTTGTAGACACCAATGGTCTTCAACTCAAAATCGTAGCTGTTTTGTTTGTAGTAGCGATTGCCTTCGAGTGCCATCCAATTTTTCTTTTCAAACTCCATATCAGCATCGGGATTCGCGTTTTTAATTACGATGGCTTTTGCCTCCCAGCCATCGTTGCGTCCAATCGCATCAATTGTATTTGTGAAAAAGCATCGCGAAGTAGAGTTGTACGTGTATTGCGACTGGTCAGGCACCATCACAGAAAATGCACATTTGAGACTAATCTCTTCGCCTTCGCCTCCACTGGTAAACTTTGGACGCAGCCGCACAAAGTCAATGTAATCACCAGTAATATCACTGTGCGGAAAGATATTTTCACATTCTGCCTTTGAAAGAAAGTGTCGAGTATTTTTATCGCGAATTTGAAAATCCTCTGTTGTCACATAAATGATATCACTGGTATCATTTTTCTTTTGAACAACCAACTCATAATTTTCGAGTGGAATCGATGGTGTTTTGGTAACAGAGTTATCCTTAATATGAACAGGAATACACGACAACCGATGTTTCAAAATCTCGTTGTTGAACCGCGTGGTATTCACTAATATTTCACATTGATTTTCGTGATATGGGGTGGTTTTGAATCCCACCACCGGAATTTCAGAAATAATAACGCGCCGCAACGCATTGATTGCGCTGAGAGACACATCTTTCAATGTGAATTTCATTAAGTTGTCTTCTTCTGTTTTAGAAAGTAGTTGAGGAGCCATGATTGCTTTTATTATATAAATATATTTAGTAATATTTATATTTATTCAATTTTTTTGTTAATAATCTAAAAAAATACTGCTAAAACAATTATAGAAAGCACGCAGTGAAATGAAAGAATTACTTTATTTTAGCAATTATTGTGAGAATTCCAAAAAACTACTTTCCATTCTCTCTAAATCGTCGATTTCAAAGGGAATAGATTTTATTTGTGTTGATAAACGTAGTAAAAACGCAGATGGTACATTTTCCATTATTTTAACCAATGGATTCAAAGTAGATCTACCACCCACTATAACAAAAGTCCCCGCACTTCTTTTACCTAATCATGGATATCAAGTTCTTTTTGGTGATCAAATTTATCAGCATTTACAGCCTAAAGAAAAACAGACAATGATGCAGGCAACTAGAAATCAAGGAGAACCAGAATCGTTTGCTCTCGGTGCCGGAAACTACGGTATCAGCTCCGATAATTTTTGTTATCTAGATATAGCAAGCGATGATCTAATGGCTAAAGGCAGCGGTGGTATGCGCCAAATGCACAACTATGTAACAGTAGATAACAAGGGTCTAAGTATTGAAACCCCTCCTGATGATTACACACCAGATAAGGTAAGTCATACAGATTATGAACAAGCACAAACCGCACGACGCTAAATACAAAATATAACAGAATGGAACAAAGAATATTTTTATTTTTATTTTTATTTTTATTTTTATTCAAATAAAGATATTTAAAAAAAACTTCGCAAGTAATATTAATCAAATTAATGGATAAATCATCACTATTGTCAGCATTTAATAATCATTTTGGGGAGTTTGCCCAAGACATCGCAAATTATTTTCCGGAAAACATGGATATCAAAACATCCATCACTGCTTGTTATGCTATAAGAAAAGTAAACCCGGCATTAATTATAAAAGTATGGAAAAGTTCTGTGGTAAATCCTTATAAAAAACATATTGATGATGGAGATTTTAATTTTTTTATTAATAAGGATTACTCTGAAGATATTAATATTGACCAAAAAGACCGCGCTCTACAGGTGATAGAAAAATTACGCGTGCTTATTCCTAAAATGGCGACAGAAGATCAAGATAAATGTATGCAATATGTGAAAAATCTAACAACATTAAGTATACATTATTTCAATAAATAATTGTTTTCATTAACAATATTTATTTTGCTTATTTTAAAATTAAATTTAAAATATGTTTGAAATAATATTTAAATACAGGACTTTGTTATATTAATAAATATAACATGGCTCCAAAAGAATTCAAGCAAATATATACGGATTTTGTCAAAGATATTTTAACAACATTTCCTGAATTAGAAGGAAAAATTCAGTCAGATTTGAAAACAGAAGAAGCAGTGGACGCTGTATTTAATCACTGTAAAGAAGTTTATCCAGTTCGTTTTTTTGATATTTTGAACAAAAATGCTGAGATTTTTGATGACAGCGAAGTGAACACCGAGTTTTTACCTGGTGTAGATTTTGCCAATTTGTGGCACGATGAAGGATTAAGTGACAATACTAAAGAAGCCATCTGGAAATATTTACAGCTTATTATGTTTGCGATTATTGAGACAATTAAAACAGCTGACTCATTTGGTGACACTGCCAAGCTGTTTGAAACAATGAAGGAGGAAGACCTGAAGGCCAAGCTGGAAGACACTATTAAGCAAATGGAATCAATGTTTAGTAAAATGGCTCCACCAGGAGAAGGTCAAGAAGGCCAAGAAGGAGAAAAAGGAGAAGAAAAGGAAGAAGGACAAAACAACACTTTTAATATTGATGATTCGGATTTGCCTGATCCCGAAGAACTTCATAATCACATTAGTGGATTGATGGGAGGAAAATTGGGTCAACTTGCTAATGAAATCGCGAAAGAAACAATGGAAGAATTTGATTTTGGTTTAGATGATGAAGGTAATAGCAATGATATTAAGGATGTTGGTGATGTTTTCAACAAAATGTTTAAGAATCCCGGTAAACTCATGAATATGGTGAACAATATTAGCGGAAAGCTTGATAGCAAAATGAAGAGCGGTGATATAAATGAGGCCGATTTAATGAAAGAAGCCACTGAATTAGTAGGTAAAATGCAAAATATCCCTGGGCTCCCAAATATGGGTGATCTCTTTAAGAACATGGGACAAAATATGAAAAATATGTCGGGATCCCAGCGAGGCGCAGCGCAGACCAAAGTTAATTTAGATCAAAAAATGAATAGTCAAAAGGAGAGGATGCGCAGGAAGCTTGAAGAGCGACGCCAATTTGCTGAGACGCAAGCTGAAGTTCATACACAAAACAATGTAGCATCGACTTCAGAAGGTTCTCTTTCAAAACCCAAAAAGAAAAAGAATAACAAGAAAAGAAAGTAAAGCAAGTATAAATTTGTCTTGTAAATATATATATAAACTATAGATGAGTAGTCCAATAAATCATCAAAATATGAAAAAGACGAAAGATACCGCATTTTGGCTCAATAATCCCATGGTACTGTTTGATAAAAATGCTATTTTAGATCTATGGCCAACATCTTCTATGACATTCAAAGAAAAATTGAATGCTGTTAGTCGTCTCGTAGTATTACTTTCTTTAGTAGGTTTTGTTTTGACAATGTCTATTAAAATACTTATTTCTGGTGCTATTACTTTAGGTGTTTTAGTTTTTTTGTATCATGTGAAACGTGATGAAGCCGAACGTGAAGGATTTTTAGATGCTTATAATTATGTGAATCCAAAAGACCCTCGCTATACGCTTATGAATAAATTAAGTCCCGCTGAAATCACGCCACAAACTTCAGTTAATCCATTGAACAGTGATAAGTTTTACAAACTTAACAGTAATAATCCAATGGGAAATGTGCTGCTCCCCGAAATAGGCGATGATCCAGAACGAAAACCTGCGCCACCTACTTTCGATAACAATGTAGAGAAATTAGTGAATAAAGAAACGGAACAAATGGCACAAAATTTACATCCCACTATTCAAAATTTGGACAAACGATTATTCCAGGATTTAGGCGATAAATTTAAATTTGGAAATTCGATGATTCAGTTCAATACGATGCCTTCGACTACTATTCCAAACGCACAAGGTGCCTTTGCGGAATTTTGCTATGGAAATATGGAGTCATGTAAGGATACCCGCACTCCTGGTGCCTGTGGCAATGATCCACCCCGTATTGGCTCTATTCTCGGATAAAAGCTTTTTTTTGTCAAGCTTTTTTTAAAAGCTTTTTTTTTGTTTTCCTTATATATACTTATAGTAATGGCATATATGAGTGATTTTAAGTTTAGCAATATGTCGCGCATTGGCAACGACGATTGCTCCATGAGCCAGCGCAATGTCCAAAATACCGAAGCTGCTAATTGGTCCCTAGCCAATTTCTTTTTGGCTGACTGCAACATGAAGAAGGCTGTTTCTCTCGCCACTTCGCAACCCGATATCAATTTTACCGGTTCGCACCAGGTGGGTGTAGGTGGTTGTAATATCGACATCAACTCCAATCTGCTTATCGACAAAAATATTAACCATCCCAAGTGCCGCATCAGTCTTTACCAGCGCCCTTTCGCCACTGTGCCTTATTTGGGGCGCGGTCCCGTGGAGCCTGAAACCGAGTTCCAGATCCAGACTGGACAAGCTGTAACCAGTCGCAAGAGTGAGACTCAGTTGACTGAGCAGTCACACATTCCTTACCACAATACACCGCTTATTCCCGAAGTCGCCGCCACTATCGATAACCCCGCCAATTTAGTGGAGAGCGTGGCAGACAGCAACTGGGTCCGCGGAGGACAACCAAGTCGCGAACTTTCCAAATGCGACTCGCACTATCACCAATAAACTTTTAGAAAAAGTTTTATCAAAAAAAGCTTTTTTTGTTGAAGCTTTTTTAAAAGCTTAAAAAGAATTTACCATAATTATAAATTATAACTATGGTAGACAACAGTACTGTTAAAAGCATCACTATCGATTTCGAATACAAGCATCCTTTTGAAACACACGATGACTATCAACAATGCTTTCTCTCTGTTTTTAACATTCAAGAATTTAATGAAAACGTTGTTGTTAAAAAAACAAAGGCGTTGTATGAAGAACTCAAAGAGAATGAAGATTTTATAAAGTTACTAAAACAATTAGCTACTAAAATAATGAGTGAAGATGTAGAACTCGGATTGTTTATGTTATTTTCTTTTGATTATATTCATGATTTTTTAGAAGTATTAAAGAATGGTACAGATTTTACTAAATTATTGAGTATAAAATCTTCAAGATAATACAAAAATAATATTTTCAGCCTTCAATCGCCATTGGTGTGTCGTCGAACCGATCATTTACGAAAAGCCAATTGGGTGGGTATTGGTAGACATTGTAGAGCGCCGTGGCGGTGGTTTTGGAGACATAATAAGTGGCTTCGACACTCTTTTTCATGACCCACCAACCAACCGCAAACGAGACTTCTAACGCAACAGTGGTAGCTACAAAAACTAATACCATATTATAAATATACTAATGATTAATATAAAAATATATTTATTCCAGATTGTAATAAATATATATTTCAAAAATAAATATATTTATAGAATAATATATTTAGTATATATACACATAATTATGACTTCCACACGCAATAACAACACAAAAAGTGATTACTGTATTCAACAACGTCAATTTCAAAATAATCTTAGCTATACCCAGTACGAGCACTCACAGTGGGGCACACCTACAGTGACGGCATTTCCGGCGGCGGGCAGCGCACCTCCCAGTCTCATGTGGCGCACTGCTCTCTCGGCAAACCCGATTGAAATCGAGAGCGCTCTCTTCGGGATTGGCTCCACCAATTTAGTGACTCCACAGAAGCCGGTTTGCCCCAAGCTTAAGCAGCTTCCCACAATCCACTTCTTCGAGCGCAACAAACTTGTGATGCCGGAACCCTTTATTTTAGACCAAAACGAACGCGCATTCCCAGTACCCCAATAAGCTTTTAGAAAAAGCTTGACCAAAAACCACAGGTATTCTTTACCAAAAAGCTTGAAATAATAAGTTTTTTCTTTTTTTTGGTCAAGCTTTTTTTAAAAGTTTTTTTGGTGAAGCTTTTTTCTAAAAAGCTTATATATAGCAAAGAATGGCTTTAACGAGTATTAAAAACGAACCATGTAGAATCAAGAAGCAACTCCAGGAGATGACCGGTTTAGGGCGCTACATGAACAACACCCCAGGTCAAGGCAAAGACATCCCTTTTTCGGAGGATCCCCATATGCGCTTACAGCATTGGGGTGCGAATCTGCGCACAAATTGTATCAATTTAGAGAGCGATTTGCTGGGATTGACACGCCAACTTAACCGTGACTGCCGAGACATAAACAATTACGAAGAAAAGGCAGTAATATCGCGACCAATGGGCTACGGCAGTAGCGAACCCTTTGTGGAGCAATCGCGCACAATATTGCCTGCGTGGACGCTCAGAGATGCTGAGGCTGGGGTGACTGTCCAGGCCCGCTGGAATTATTTACACGAAGATCCGCAAGCACATTACACTTTTCCATACTGTAACAACACGAACACACGTCTTGGATTTAAAGACCAATATGTTAAAAACTGTTTGTAAAGGAAAATTAAGAAAATTAAAATGATTAAAAATCAAAAAAGTTTAATATATAATTATATTCATAATATATAATATTATGGATATAATTTTAGTAGGTGCTGTAGGTTTAGGAGGTTTATACGCTATAGCTAAAACAGAGAAACAAAACAAAAATAGGGAAACTATGCAAACTATCGGTCAAAAAACAAAAAAAATACAAAACGAGGATTTAAATTTGAAATACAACAATCCCAATGATGCCTCAAGTATGTATATAGATCAAGAACGTTTTCAACGTCTTCATAACACCACGGCTGAATACAAGCAACAATTAGCTAACAATAGCCCTTATTCCCCCAACGACGAAATCACTGTTGAAACCGAACAAAAAAGAGCGCAAAAACTTATGAGTGGAGAAGAATTCAAAACAAATGAATTTACACATAATAATATGGTGCCATTTTTTGGTGCTAAGATTAGAGGCCGTGGTCCAGATTTGAATCAGTCTGAAAGTATTTTAGATAACATGGCTGGTACAGGTTCGCTTCAATTTGAAAATTCGGAACCTGGACCACTCTTTAGACCGGAAGATAATATTCAGAATCCATATGGTATGCAAAATAATAGCGATTTCTATCAAAGTCGTGTAAATCCAAGTTTGAATATTTCAAATGTTAAACCTTGGGAAGAGCAGCGTGTTGGACCTGGATTAGGAAAAGGATATACCACAGAAGGTAGCAGTGGTTTTAATGCTGGCATGGAAGCTCGCGATGCGTGGTTGCCAAAAACAGTAAACGAATTGCGCACAGTAACAAACCCCAAGGTGACTTTTGGGCTTTCAAACCATGAAGGTCCAGCTATAAGCGAAGTGAAGAATCTTGGTAATATCGGTGAGGTCAACAAGTATCGTCCAGATACATATTACAATAATTCGCCAGAGCGCTACTTTACAACGACTGGTATTGAAAAAGGTGAGCGACAGCGCGGAATCGAAAAGCTTAAGGAGCAAAATCGTATTGATACCACACGCGAATTTTCGGGTATTGCCGGTAACACCGCAAATATGGTGGCTGGAAAAGCCCCCGAAAATTACAGTGATCCATTGCGTCCCCATGTTTATGGTCAGCAATTGGGTGCTCCGCATTACACCGAAGAGAGTTACCCCGCCACCGACGGCGATTATGGTCGCCTTGGCTACAAAGTGCTGCCCAATAACCGCACCACCACCAGACCTGATGGTGAGCTCGGTGGCATCGGTGGCGCCATTGGAGCAGTCATCGCACCCATTATGGATATTTTAAAGCCTTCTCGCAAAGAAAACGTTACTGGCAATGCCCGGCTTTATGGCTATGTCCAAAAGAGTGGTGCGGGTGGCGAATATATTTATAATCGCAACCAGACCGAAAATCGTATGAAAACTACCCACAAAGAAAGTTATGTTGATTCACCATACCATCTTAATATTGAGAATCAGACAAATGGTGCGTATTTGATTACAAAGCAGCAACCTGTTCAGGTACAACGTGACACCACAAACACGGACGAAATAGGTCCAGCTGGTTCCACACAACAAGGGATTCATCTTCAGGATATGTATTGGGCTCAGCGCAATAACTGTAACAAGATCCAGGCAGCGGCGCCGATCCACGGCAACATGAGCCTTTTGAACGGCGATATTAACATGTCCTTAAATAACAAGTGTTTACCACAAGAGCGAGAGCACATTCCTAGCAATGGTCCATTCGGTGTTCCTCCATCGTCATCGCAGATCGGGATGGATCAGTCGGTGCCCCAAGGAGTGTCGTACGACAAAGATCGCATTGGAACGGATCGAATCAACCCTGATTTATTGAATGCGTTTAAACAAAACCCATACACTCAAAGCTTGGCTAGTTTTTAAAAAAGAGAGAAAATACTAAACAGGTTATAATAACTGTGTAAATATTTTTATAAATCAATATAAATATTACTCATAATGTATTCATTATATTATGAATAATAACGAAGTAAATTGGAATAGACGGTGTCGGCAAAACTGGTCGGACCGTTGCGAGATGGAGCTTAATACGCAGATTGCGCGCGAATACAGCGCGAGTATCACATACCACATGCTGAGCACCTACTTTGATCGCGATGACGTAGGATTACAGAAATTGGTGGAGTATTTTGCCAAGGCATCGCTCGAAGAGCGTGCGCACGCTGATCAGCTGATGGCGTACCAAAATAAGCGTGGTGGTACTGTTCATATGAACAATGTAAATCCGATGAATATTGATATTCAGAGATCAACCGTGGGATCCTCTAGAGTCGACCTGCAGGCATGCAAGCTTGAGTATTCTATAGTCTCACCTAAATAGCTTGGCGTAAT